>SAMEA3387451__coassemble_1876_pt1 | contig 40066 bp, 30 predicted proteins | sample SAMEA3387451__metabat2_high_PE_002 | metagenome-assembled genome bin SAMEA3387451 (sample SAMEA3387451) | Felis catus | biome: Faeces | place: United Kingdom | collected 2012 | reverse complement strand
TGGGGTGGGTAAAGGGACTCGAACCCTCGACCTACGGGACCACAACCCGTCGCTCTAGCCAACTGAGCTACACCCACCGTGTCCTGTGCGCTTCGCGCTCGACTATTATTGCAAGGAACGCCACGCGATGCAAGCCCCAATTTTCAAGAATTTTGAAAAGAGTTTTTCGAGACCATTTCGAGCAAATCCCACCGGTTTCATAGGAGTAAACTTGCCCCTGCAAATCCTCGAAAGGACCGTCATGAAAGAACTCTCCAACCGCACGGCAAGATTTACCGATTCGGTCATCCGCCGCATGACACGTATCTCCAATAAGTACGGCGCCGTCAACCTGTCGCAGGGCTTCCCTGACTTTGATCCCCCGGCGCAGCTGCTCGATAGCCTCAGCGCCATCGCCAGCGACCCCAAGCCGCTCTATCACCAGTACTCCATCACCTGGGGCTCCCAGGCCATGCGCGAGGCGCTCGCCGCCAAGCAGGAGCACTTTATGGGCATGCCGGTGAACCCCAACGAGAATAACGTAGTCACCTGCGGCTCCACCGAGGCCATGATGGCCGCCATGATGACGGTCACGAACCCCGGCGACAAGGTCGTCATCTTCTCGCCGTTCTACGAGAACTACGGCGCCGACACGATCCTTTCGGGTGCCGAGCCCATCTACGTACCGCTCAACCCGCCCACGTTCGACTTCGATCGCGAGGTCCTCGAGGCAGCCTTCCGCGATAACAATCCCAAGGCGATTGTCCTATGCAACCCTTCCAACCCTTGCGGCAAGGTCTTTACGCGCAAGGAGCTCACCTTCATCGCCGACCTCTGCAAAAAGTACGACGCCTACTGCATTACCGACGAGGCATACGAGCACATCGTCTACGCGCCCCACGAGCACGTCTATATGGCCACGCTGCCCGGCATGTTCGAGCGAACCATCAGCTGCAGCTCGCTGTCTAAGACGTACTCCATCACCGGTTGGCGCCTGGGCTACACCATCGCCCCGGCCCAGATCACCGAGCGTATCAAGAAGGTCCACGACTTTCTCACCGTGGGTGCCGCCGCTCCCCTGCAGGAAGCCGTTGTCACCGCCCTCAACTTCGACGACAGCTATTACGATGAGGTCCTCGACCTCTACACCGCCAAACGCGACTTGTTCTGCCAGGGGCTCGATAGCATCGGTCTTGAGCATAACGTGCCGCAGGGCGCCTACTACGTCATGATGGACATCTCTGAGTTTGGCTATGATAGCGACCTCGAATTCTGTGAGGACCTCGCGTCTAAAGTGGGCGTGGGCGCCGTGCCCGGCTCGAGCTTCTTCCGCGAGCCCGTCAACCATCTGATTCGTTTCCACTTTGCCAAGCGAGACGAGACGCTTAACGCGGCACTGGAGAACCTCAAGTCGCTACGTGATAAAATCAAGCCGCGCGGGTAAGGATGGCCCGGCAACTAAAGCAACCAAAGAAGCCCCGCACCGCCCGCCGCGTTGCGAGGCTTCTTTTTATAGCGCTTTCTTAAATGGTTTAGAGCTCTATACTTTAGTCACGGAGCAACTCGTCCCAGAGAGAGGAATACTATGGCAGAACAGCAGCTTATCGGAGCGCTCGAGGCCGGCGGCACCAAGATGGTCTGCGCCACGGGCTATGCAGACGGTACGGTCCTGGAGCGCGAGCAGATCGCGACCACGACCCCGCAGGAGACCGTCGAGGCCGTCAATGCATGGTTTGCCGACAAGGGCATCACTGCGCTGGGCATCGGCGCCTTTGGCCCCACCGCAGTCAACCCCGCGTCGCCCCAATACGGCAAGATCCTGGAGACGCCCAAAACGGCATGGCGCTACTTTGACCTGCTGGGCACCATCCAAAACGAGCTCAATATTCCCTGTGGCTACGACACCGACGTCAACGTTGCCTGCTTGGGCGAGGTCACCTTTGGTTGCGCCCAGGGCCTTACCGATGTGGTCTACCTGACCATCGGTACCGGCGTGGGCGCCGGCGTGCTCTCGGGTGGTAAGCTCGTGCACGGCATGATGCATCCCGAAGCCGGCCACATCCTGGTCACGCGCGACCCGCGCGACACCATCGGCGAGCATAGCGCCTGCCCCTTCCACGACAACTGCCTAGAGGGCCTCATCGCCGGCCCCGGCGTTAAAAAGCGCTGGGACGGCAAAAGCGCCGGAGACATGGCCGATGACCCGGAGGCCATGGACCTGCTCGCCGGCTATCTGGCGCAGGCGCTCATGACCTACACGCTGTGCTACGCGCCGCAAAAGATTATCATCGGCGGCGGCGTGGCCGACCACACCCCCATCGTGCCGCTCGCACGCAAAAAGTGCGCCGAGATGCTCAACGGCTATATCGTCACGCCCGAGGTCAACGACATCGATTCCCATATTGTCAACAACAGCCTCGAGGGCAAGCAGGGCATCATGGGCTGCCTGGCCCTGGGCGCACAGGCGCTTCAGTAGCAGACGCACCCACAGGGCGTGGCGCGCTCGGCAAATCCAACCTACGGAACGACGCCATCACGCCTCATATAACCCCTCAAATAAAAAAGGCCGCCTAGGACCAAACAATACATCCTAGGCGGCTTTTTTGGCGCACATCAGCCACCGTAAGAGATATCGGAGCACAACGCCCGTTGCCGCTCCACAGCAGTCGATCATCACATCGGTGATCATGCCAGCGCGTCCCGGCACAAAGAGCTGAATCGTCTCGTCGATCGAAGGAATCAGCAGCAGGAACACCGCCGTGGGCAGCAGCACGTCAAAGGTGCGCCGGCCCTCAAAATCAAAGGCATGCGTTGCCAGGATGCCGAGCACCATATACTCGATAAAATGCGCGCACTTGCGAACAACAAAGTTGGTCACCCATTCATATGGAAGTCCCACGCCGTGCAGGAAACCGCGGATAGCTTCCATGACCGTTAGGCTCAGCGAGCCCGACCCCGAGCCGGGAACCAGCGAATTGCCCCAGATCAAGAGCGCCATCAGGCAGGTTACAACCGCCCATTTTCGATTGATCTTAACCATGCAGAAGTTATGCCTCCGCACGGAGCGGCGCGAAGCTGGCGGTACCGCCCTCGATAACGCTCAGATAGGCACGGCCCGTACGCTTGGCGGTAGAGGACTGCAGGCGCTCGATCTCTTCCTCGAGGATCTGATTGACGCGCTCGTGACGACGGTTTTCCATAATGCCGGCGGCAATAGCCTCGGCCCGCTCGATGCTCTCGCGCGAGATACGGGCAGTATCCTCGGGGAACACAGCACTGTGACGGCCGACATAGGCGGGGGCAGCAGGCTGAGGGGCAGCGACGGGAGCGGGGGCCGTAACAGGAGCAGGCTCGTCAATCTCATCCAGGATCGCGGTGGCGGCGGCCCACATGTCCTCGTGGCCCGAGTAATCGGCCATGGGGACATCAACCTCGAGCGAGGCGTCCGGAAGGTCGCCGGTGTCGATGCGATCTTGGGCATCAATCGATGCGGTGATGGCTGCAGGCTCATCGAGGTCATCGAGATCGATGTCCGCGGCACCGGAGATGATAGGCATGCTGGCGAGGTTTGCATTGTACGGCGCAGCCTCAGCCGCCTGCTGCTGAGCAGGAGCGCCCCACAGCGAGCTTTCGGCGGCACGGCGGGCGGCAACGGCCTCCTCGTCCGCGGCCATGGCTTCATCAACGTACGAATTGTCGGCAGAAGCGTTCGCGTCCGCCGAGGTAGCGCTGTAGGCGTTATTGGCTGCCGCGTTGGCGACGAGTGCCACGAAAGCCGCCGTGCTGCCCGCAGGGGCGGCCTGGGAGCCAGACACGGCGCGTGCCGCGGCGGCGATGTCGTCGGGATTGAAGGAGCCGGTCTGCCCGCCGTTGGTGAGCTCGTCGATGGCGACTTGATAGACGTCGCGCGAGTGTGCAGGGTCGCAGCTCACCGGCGAATCGTCGTCGAGCATACTGTCGATCATGGACCAAGCCTCGGCCTCGTCCATGGCATCTGCGGCTCGAGCGATGGTAGGGACACCATCATCGGCATGACGACGCTGGAACGCACCAGTCAGGCCGGAAAGGAATGCCGAGGTAGACTGCTCCGCCTGAGCCTGAGAAGCAGAAGCCGCAGCGTAAGGAGTCGCATCCTGCTGCTGAGCTGGAATCGAGGCGGTCTTGAACTCGCTTTGATGCTGATTGAGATTGGCGGCACCGCCCATGGCATCAGGCTGGAACAGACGCTCTTCACGCTGCGCACGGTACTCGGAGATACCCAGCGAGGCGGCATAGATACCCACGCCCGCCACCGCGCCCACGGCGAAGGGAACCGCACCCGCCACGACCGTCTCGTTCACAGACGAAAACGGCAGCGTCGCGGCATACATAACCACGGGAGCGGCAAGGCCGATCCCGCACGAAAGTCCGGCAAGGACTGCTCGTTGTGTTGCATCAGAAGAAGCCATGAGCTCTCCCCATCTTCCAGCACCCAAATCGCATCATTCAGTTGGCTGCGCGAGAGAAGATGAAGCGGGGCTATGCCCCAAAGCAACGGTATATGGTTCGTTTCATCTGCGTTTTCCGTCGCGAAGCTTAAAAGCTATTATGCGAAACCGCCCCGTCGATTGCAAGCGACGATGTCGGATTGAAACGGGAAACCTGCTGCTCGTCGGTCTTATGGTTAAAAATAAGCGCGGAGCGGCGATATGGAAAAGGGCCGAGGCTCAAAGCCCCGACCCTTTATCGCATTGATGGCTATCGCTGCGTGTGGATGACAACCTAGAACGTCTGCTCGTAGTCGCTGTGCTTTTTGGCCGAACGCACCAGGAACTCCTGGTTGGTGTTGGTGCCCTTAAGACCCTTGATAAACGATGCGGCTGCGCGCTCGGTGTTGTTCATGCCGGCAAGAATGCGACGCAGGCCAAAGACAAACGGGCGCATCTGCTCGTCGACCAGCAGATCCTCGTTGCGCGTACCGGAGGCAACGGGGTCAATGGCCGGGAAGATACGACGGTCGGCAAGATCGCGGTCGAGCTTAAGCTCCATGTTGCCGGTGCCCTTGAACTCCTCAAAGATGACTTCGTCCATCTTGGAACCGGTGTCGATGAGGGCAGAGGCCAGGATGGTGAGCGAGCCACCGTTCTCGATATTACGGGCTGCGCCCAGGAAGCGCTTGGGCGGATACAGGGCCGCCGAATCGACGCCGCCCGAAAGGATGCGGCCCGAGGCGGGCGCCGCCAAGTTGTAGGCGCGGGCAAGACGCGTGATGGAGTCGAGCACCACCACGACGTCGCCACCCAGCTCCACGATGCGCTTGGCGCGCTCGATGACGAGCTCTGCCACACGAGTGTGGTTGTCGGCGGGCATATCGAAGGTCGACGCCACAACCTCGCCCTTGATGGAACGCTGCATATCGGTGACCTCTTCGGGGCGCTCGTCGACGAGCAGGCAGATGAGGTGCACCTCGGGGTTGTTAATCGAGATAGACTGGCAGATCTTCTTGAGGATCGTGGTCTTGCCGGCCTTAGGCGGGGACACGATCAGGCCACGCTGACCCTTGCCGATCGGCGACACGATGTCGATGGCGCGACCGGTAATGGAGTCCTTGCCGTGCTCCATGCGCAGCGGCTCGTTGGGATAGACCGGGGTGAGGTCACCAAACTTGGGGCGATTGCGAATCTGCTCGGGGTCCAGACCGTTGACGGTCGTGATCTTGGCGAGGCCGGCGCGCTTGTCGCCGCCGCGCGAAGGACGCAGCGAGCCCTCGATGACGTCGCCCGTGCGCAGGCGCGCGGAGCGGATGAGGTAGGCGGGCACGAAGGCGTCGTCGTTGGACTTCATGTAGCCGTGAGCATGGATGATGCCGGAGCTATCCGGGCGAATCTGCAGGATGCCCTTGATGTCGCGGAAGCCCTCGGCCTTCGCGGCGGTGGTGTAGATCTCTTCGACGAGTTCGGCCTTCTTCTTGCCGGTCGTCTCAATCTCGAACTCCTTGGCCTTCTCGCGCAGCTCGGCGACCTTCATGGCAGCGAGCTCCTCACGCGAAAGCGTGGGCTCGGTGGGAGCGGCATTACGCTCCTTGTTGCGCTGCTTGCGATCGCGCTGGCGGTTGCGACGGTCGTTGTTGCGCTCGTCCTTGCGCTCGTTGCGCTCGTCGTTGCGCTTGTGCTGGCGACGGTTGGGACGAGTGCCGTCTTCGCCCTCGGCGGGGGCGGCACCATCGGTTGCGGCGGCATCGGCATTGGCCGCAGCGGCGTCATTGGCCTCGGCGCCGGAATCGACCCGCGCTTCGACATCAGCTTGCTGCTCGGACGCCTTGGCCTTAGTGGACTTCTTACGACCGCGCTTGGGCTTCTCAGACGCAGGCTGTTCGACGTCCTGGGGCTCAGCGGCATCAGTCGATGCATCGGCGGTCGTCTCGGCGGAATCCTCGGACGCACCCTTCTTGGCAGCCTTGGCCTTGGACGTGCGCTTAGCAGCAGTACGACGGCTGCGACCGGGACGGACGTCGGCGGGCTCGGCATCGGCAGAAACGACCTCGGAAGTCGTAGCATCCTGGACGGGCGCGTCGGCAGCGGTTGCAGACTCGGCGGTCGCCGCAGCATCCCGAGCGGCGGCGGCTGCGGCTGCGGCCTTCTCGGCCTCGACGAAGGCCTTGGGCTTGCGACCGCGACGGTGCGGGCGCAAAGCCGGATCGACAACGGGAACTTCGCTGGCCTCGACAGACGCAGCGGGCTCAGCAGGCGATGTGCCCTCCCCTGCCGCGGAGCGGACCGAAGCCTCAGCAAGCTCGGGGGTTACCTGATCGGCAACCTGCCCGGCCTTAGCAGCCGTGCGACGGCGTGTGCGCGGTACCGGCTTCTCGGTCGGCTGGTCGGCGACAGGGGTCTCGGTGGCGGCAGGCGTCTCGGGCACAGACGGAGCTGCAGGCTCGGTCAGAGCCGCGGCCTCGCGCTCGGCAGCACGACGGCGGGCGCGCACCACCTGAGCCTCGCTAATCTGCGCCAACGCACGTGCCTGCGCGACCTCATCGGAAATCGGCGCCGAGGAGTCAGCTGCAACGGTGCGCTTGGCGCGCGTCGTGCGCGTGGTACGGCGCTTGGGCTTGGTGACCTCCTCGCCGTCAGCAGCAGGCTTGGCCGTGCGGCGCGTACGCTTGGGCTTTGCCGGAGCAGCCTCCTCACCAGTTGCAGGCACGGCCTTCTCAGCCGTTGCAGGCGTAGGCGTCAAAGCAGCCTTAGGCGTCTCAGGAGCCGAGGCTTGCGCGGGCGCCGCGACCTGGTCCGACGCAACCGGTGCAGCGGGAGCGGCTTGCGTCGTCGTTATTTCGTTTTCTTGCTGTTGATCAGACACAGTGTTTGCTCAACTTTCTTTTCAAGCCCTGTGATCACATGCTCCCTGCATAAACCTTCAGGGCGGCTAAACAGTCTAGCTCCGTCAAATACCGACGGACATCATTGATCTGTATCGAGATATTTGCGTCATATACGCAGCGTTAGTGTAACACAACCGCCGCCACCTGCAACTTAGTCATTGGGGACGTTCTTAAACGACTAGTCAAAAGGGACGCTCTTTGGTTTACCATCCACAAATCTGACTTCCTCCGCCAAAACTATGGCGGTTTACTACGATGGATCGCTCAACCGCGACCACTCCGAAACTTGTTGAACTAAAACCGCAGGTAGATGCCTTGCACTTTTTAGCGAAAAGCCGGCGTGGTTGGCATTTCTCAATTCATCGTAGTAAACCGGCATAGTTTCGTATTTCCAGCAGCCCCAAATTCATCAATACGCCGGCGTTTATGCAAAAAGCCCGACCTCCGCATGGAGATCGGGCTTATAGGGCTCAGCAAAGCCGAACCTACACGGTCAAATGACCCGCAGCTTACATCTGCTCGGGCGCGGAAACGCCAACAAGGGTGAGCACCAGGGCGAGCGTCACGCGGACGGCGTCGCAAGCGGCCAGACGGGCACGCGAAAGCTCGGGGTCGACGGGACGGCCCTCGCTCGGCAGAACCTGGCAGGCAGCGTAGAAGCTGTGGAAGTCGCCGGCGAGTTCCTCAGCAAAGTGCGTCAGACGGAACGGGGCGCGGTCGCGAGCGCAGCTGGCGATGAGGTCGGTGAGCTCGTTGAGCTTACGCGAAAGGGCGAGCTCGGTCGGGTCGGTCAGCAGCGAGTAATCGACGTTCTCACCGATGGCCTTGGCGGCGACGGCCTTCATGCCCATCTCGTCAGCCTGCTCGGGCGTAACGTCAGCGGCACGGCGCAGGATGGAGCACACACGGGCGTGAGCGTACTGCACGTAGTACACCGGGTTGGAGTTGTCGCGCTTCTTTACGGCCTCAATATCGAAGTCGACCATCTGGTTGGAGCTCTTGGAGATGAGGGTGTAACGGGCAGCGTCGGAGCCGACCTCGTCGACGAGCTCCTGCAGGGTCACCATGGTGCCCTTACGCTTGGACATACGGACGGGCTTGCCGTTGCGCAGCAGGTTGACGAGTTGGCCCAGCAGAACCTCAAACTTGCCGGGGTAACCCAAGGCATCGCAGACGCAGCGGACGCGCTCGATGTAGCCGTGGTGGTCGGCGCCCCAGATGTCGATGACGTGGTCGACGCGCTGGAACTTATCCCAGTGATAGGCAACGTCGGAGGCGAAGTAGGTGTACTCGCCGTCGGACTTGATCAGGACGCGGTCCTTGTCATCGCCCAGGTCGGTGGAGCGGAACCACAGGGCGCCGTCCTTGGTGTAGAGGTAACCCATCTTGTCGAGCTTCTCAAAAGCGCGGTCGACGGCGGAGGTGCCGGCGGTCTCGCCCTCGGTGTCCTTCACATACAGCGAGCGCTCGGAGAACCAACGATCGAAGTCGCAATTGACGGCGTGGCAGAGGTCGCGCATGTTGTCGACCATCTTTACATAGCCGCGCTCGCGGAAGCTCTCCATGCGCTTCTGCGGATCGGCGTTGACCCACTTATCGCCGTCGGTGCGCCAGAACTCGGCGGCCTCGTCGATGATGTAGTCGCCGCCGTAGGAGTCCTTGCCCAGAGTCTCGGCAAAGTTGTCCTGATACGGATGGGTCTCGGGGTGCTCGTCGTTCTCGTCGGCAACAAAGGCGTCGCGGTCGGCGATCAGCAGCTTGTGAGCCTCGTCGATATCCACGCCCTGCTTGGCGATGATGTCGGCAAGCTGCATATAGCGCGTGCTGATGGAGTTGCCGAAGGTGTTCATCTGAGAGCCGTGGTCGTTGATGTAGAACTCACGCTGGATGTCGTAACCGGCGTGGTCCATAACGCGGCAGAGCGAGTCGCCCAGCGCGGCCCAGCGGCCGTGGCCGATGTGCATGGGGCCGACGGGGTTGGCGGAAACGAACTCGACCTGGGTCTTCAGGCCACCACCGACGTTGGACTTAGCGAAGTCCATACCCTTCTCGCGAGCCTCGCCAAAGATGGCATTCTTGACGGCAACGGAGAGGTAGAAGTTGATGAAGCCGGGGCCTGCGATCTCGACCTTCTCGATCGCGGGGTCCTCGGGCATATGGGCAACGATGGCCTCGGCGATCTTGCGCGGGGCGCAGTGGGCCAGCTTGGCGGACTTCAGGGCCATGGTAGAGGTCCACTCGCCATGAGAAGTGTCAGCCGGTCGCTCGATAGCGCAATCGTCAAGTTCAAATGCGGAAAGGTCGCCGGCCTCCTGGGCCGCAGCAAGCGCAGCGCGTACCAGCTCTTCAATCTTCTCGGGCATAGATCCTCCTTGTGTTAAAGCCCCGAGCTCTTGGTCACTCGTAGGGCAAAAGCCAGAGTTTGTAGCACTCTATCACAAGCGACGGGCACTGTCGCAGGGTAAAGCTAATAGATATTGCATATGCACAAAAATGACTACAGCTTGTATGGAGTCACTCAAAGATGCCGGTCTGCCTGCAGATTATGCAGGCGTTGAAAATACGTAAAGGTGTGAATGAGCTGCGTCTGTTATCGAATACTCTTACCTATCAGAGTTGTGTGCTTTTCCTGCATAAAGTAACGGTTTGCGCACGTCAGCGTGTTATTCTAGACATACGTAAATTCGTATAAGTTGGAGGTAGCATGTTCTCAATCGGTCAACACGTCATTCATCCGGGCCAGGGAGTCTGCACCGTCGTCGGTTTTAGGGACGACACACCGCAGCCCATGCTGCTGCTCGAGACCAAGCAGGGACATGCGCAGACGATCCTCATGTACCCCGTGGCGCAGGCCGACCGTTTGCACGCCGCCATCTCGCAGCAAGATGCCGAGCACCTGCTGAGCCACTATGACGAGCTGGAGTGCGACACCTTTACCGAGCGCAACAGCTCGCTTGAGGAGACACACTTTAAGCAGCAGCTCAAGCTGGGCGCACCCGAGACGGTCCGCGTGGCAAAGACCATGATGCACCGCATTCGCCAGGCCGAGGAAGCTGATAAAAAACCCAGCTCCTACTACATGCGCGTACTCAAGGAGGCCAAGCGCCGCTCCATCGAGGAGTTCGCCGTGGCCCTTGGCGTCACCGAGGAGGACGCCGAAGCTCGCCTAGCCCGAGCCGCCCTCAACTAACCCATCCGCGCCAAAAACCACCACAAAGGGGACAGGCACCTTTGTGGTGATTTTCTTGTTCTAGTAGTATTCATTCTTATCGATACCCACGAGCACAAGGAGTCTCTTATGGCAGAGCCGCTTACCGCCGGAATCACCCGCGACCGCGCGTTCGAACTGCTCAACGAGCACAACAAGGACCCGTTCCATATCACCCATGGCGAGACGGTCGAGGGCACTATGCGCTACTTTGCGCGCGAGTTCGACCCCGAGAACGAGGAGTTTTGGGGCATCGTGGGTCTTCTGCACGACCTGGATTGGGAGGAGCATGAGGACGACCCCATGAACCACACCATCTATGCCGCTGAGATTCTCGAGGGTGAGGGTGCGACTCCCGAGCTTATCCGTGCCATCCAGACGCACACGTCCGATTTCAACTCTTCGCTGCCCAAGCCCGAGCTGCAGATGGAAAAGATCCTGTTTGCCTGCGATGAGCTCACCGGCCTGATCGGCGCCGCCGTCATCATGCGCCCGAGCAAGAGCGTCATGGACTTTACGACCAAGTCGCTCAAAAAGAAATTCAAGGACAAGCGCTTTGCCGCCGGCTGCTCGCGCGACGTGATTTCGCAGGGCGCCGAGATGCTGGGCTGGGAGCTCCCCGAGCTCTTTGACCGCACCATCGCGGCCATGCAGTCCTTCGCCCCCGACCGCGATACCTTCCAGGCCTAACCGCCCACGCCACCTAAAACCACCACGAAGGGGACAGGCACCTTTGTGGTGGTTTTCGTTTACGAGGGGTTTAGGGGCGGACCTGGCCGGTGCCGCGGAGCTTGTATTTGTAGGTGGTGAGGGCCTCGGCGGCAAAGGGGCCACGGGCGTGGAGCTTTTGGGTCGAGATGCCGATCTCGGCGCCCAGGCCAAACTCGCCGCCGTCGGTGAAGCGCGTGCTGGCGTTGGCGTACACGGCCGAGGCATCGACCACATCCAGGAAGCGCTCGCAAGCATCCGTGTCCTCGGCAACAATGGCCTCGGAGTGCATCGTGCCGTAGCGGTTGATGTGTGCGATGGCCTCGTCCTCGCTTGCCACGACCTTCACGCTCATCTCGAGCGCCAGGTACTCGCGACCCCAGTCCTCCTCAGTCGCGGCGACGTAGTCATCACCCTCGGCAAGTCCGGCATCGGCGCATGCGGCGCAGGTTGCCTCGTCGCCGTGAATGAGCACGCCGTGGTCATGCAGCACGGCCACGACTGCGGGCAAAAACGCATCGGCCACAGCACGGTCGACCAGCAGCGACTCGGCGGCATTGCACACGCCTACGCGCTGGGTCTTGGCATTAACGATAATGTTGAGCGCCTTATCAAAGTCGGCGGATTCATGCACGTAGATGTGGCAGTTGCCCGTGCCCGTCTCGATCACCGGCACAAGCGACTCGCGCACGCAGCGCTGGATCAGGCCTGCGCCGCCGCGCGGAATGAGTACGTCGACAATACCGCGGAGCTTCATGAGCTCGCCAGTGGCCTCGCGGTCGGTGGACTCGATCATCGACACGGCCTCGCGCGGGAAGCCCTTGGCCTCGAGCGCATCGGCCAGCAGCTCGGCGATCATGGCACACGAGTGATAGGCCAGCGAGCCGCCGCGCAGAATGCAGGCGTTGCCGGTGCGGATGCAGATGCCCGCGGCGTCGGCCGTCACGTTGGGGCGCGCCTCGTAGACCATAGCGACCAGGCCCAGCGGCACACTCACACGGGTCAGGTCCACGCCGCTTGCAAGCACGCGGTGGTCGAGCACGCGGCCCACGGGATCGGGCAGCTCGGCGAGCTTTTCCAGGCCGGCGGCCATGCCCTCGACGCGCTCGGGCGTCAGCAGCAGGCGATCGAGCAGTCCGGCCGAGGTACCCGCATCGCGCGCAGCGGACATATCGAGCTCGTTGGCGGCGACGATGGAGTCGACACCGTTGCGCAGTGCTGCGGCCATGGCGCGCACGGCCTCCTGGCGCTGCTCATCGCTCGCCGTGGCAAACGAGGCCGATGCTGCCTTGGCGGCAACGGCAAGATCGTGGACATACGTGGCTATATCGACCGACATGGGCGGCCCTTTCTCCTAGAAGTTTGCAACTATGGTAGCCGATTTGCGCATGTCCTCGCCCGCGGCGGTAGAATTGGTCAACCCGAAACACCGCAACGAACGGAAGACTCACATGGCCCTCATCACTTCGTACCACGTCCCCGGCCTTTACGTCGAGGACCACAGCATCGACGTCCCCCTTGACTGGCGCGGCCTGGAGCCGATGCTCCTGGCCGTCGGCAGCACCATGCGCCGCGGCGCTATGCCGGCACCCATCGCCGGCGCGCCCGAGAGCATCAAGCTCTTCTACCGCGTGGTTTGCGCGCCCGACCGCATCAACGACGATCTGCCGCTGCTTCTGTTTTTGCAGGGCGGCCCCGGCGGCGAGAGCCCGCGTCCGCTGTCGCCCACAAGCGACGGCTGGATCGAGGAGGCCGTCAAGCACTTCCGCGTGGTCCTTCCCGACCAGCGCGGCACCGGACGCAGTAGCTGCGTGGACGGACGCACGATCAAGGCGCTGGGTGATCGCGCAACGGCCGCCGGCGCCGATACAGCACGCTCGCAGGCGGACTTCCTCAAGCGCCACCTCGCCAGCTCCATCGTGCGCGATTTTGAGTACCTGCGCCTAGTGGGCTTTGGCGGCAAGCCGTGGGTCACGCTCGGCCAGAGCTACGGCGGCTTTTTGACGCTGAGCTACCTGTCGCTCTTCCCCGAAGGCGTGGCGGCGAGCTTTACCTGCGGCGGCATTCCGCACGTGCCGGCGAGCGCCAGCGAGGTCTACGCGCACACCTTCCCGCGCATGGCCGCCAAGACGCAGCAGTATTACGACCGCTACCCCGCTGACGTCGAGCGCGTGGCAGCCCTGGCCGATACGCTCGAGGCTCAGAAACCCGTGCTGCCCGACGGCTCGCCGATGACGGTCGAGCGCCTACAGCTCATGGGCAGCGACTTTGGCATGAAGCCGAGCTTTGAGCGCATGCATTGGATTATCGATCACGCTTTTGTTGACGGCGACGGCACACTGGCCTGCGGCGCCTCGGTATCTGACAGCTTTTTGATGCGCGCCTTCGAGCGCACCAACACGCGTACAAACCCGCTGTACTGGACACTGCAGGAGTTCATCTACGCCAACGGCGATACCATGCCCATTCGCTGGGCCGCGGCTGAAGAGAAGGCTCACCGCGCCGAGTTCGACACCCTCGCGCGCCCGCTCATGTTTACCGGCGAGGCCATGTTCCCGTGGATGTTTGAGCAGATGCCCGAGCTTATGCCGTTTAAGCCCGCCATGGACCTGCTGATGGAAGACACCAGCTGGGACAAGATTTACGACCCGCAGCGCCTGGCGTGCAACGAGGTGCCCCTGCAGGCCGCGGTGTATTTCGACGACATGTACGTCGATTCGGGCCTGCAGCTCGATACGCTCAGCCGCGTGGGCAACTCGCACGCCTGGGTGACCAACGAGTTCGAGCACGACGGCCTGCACGGCAGCGTGGTGTTCAAGCACCTCTTCGACGAAGCCCTCAACCGCGGAGACCTGCGCCGGATCTTCTAACAAAGGAGTGTCCCCACCTGCCGGCACATAAGGAACGTCCCCAGGTGCCGGCACGAGAAAGACAGCGCTGCGGGAAACGATCCGCAGCGCTGTCTTTCTTTATGCAAATACGATCAAGTTATCCCTGTGTATCGCGGGCTTCTCGGCCAGGTCTGCCAGCAGGCGGTTGCTGGCGATCTGGTCCTGGCGGCGACCGGCAGCAAGCTCCAGCACGTTCGAATCGGCCTCGGCGATACCGCGAGCGACGACCATACCGCTCGGATCGCACACATCGAGCACATCACCCTCGGCAAACTGGCCATCGACCTCGCGAATACCCACCGCAAGCAAGGAAGAGCCACGGCTGACCAGCGCCTTCGCAGCACCATCATCGACCGTCACCGAGCCATGCGCCTTGTCGCCCAGTGCGATCCACAGCTTGCGGGGTGCGATGTCCAGACGCTCCGCCGGCGGATCGAACAGCGTGCCCACGCTCTCGCCGCGGGCGAGGCGCACGAGCGCATCGGGCTCCTCGCCCGAGCAAATCACGCTCTGAATGCCCGCCGTCATCAGGATGCGGCTCGCTCGAATCTTGGTGATCATGCCGCCCGTGCCCACCGATGTGGAAGAATCGCCCGCCGAGGCGATAATCTTGGCATCGATCTTATGCACGACCGGGACGAACTCGGCCATGGGGTCCTCGTGCGGATTGGCGGTATAGAGGCCATCGATGTCCGAGAGCGTCACGCACAGATCGGCAGAAACCAGGCAGCTCACAAGCGCCGCCAGCGTGTCGTTGTCGCCAAACTTGATCTCGTCGACGGTGACGGTATCGTTCTCGTTGACGACCGGCACCACGCCCAGCTCCACCAGGCGCAGCAGGGCGTCGCGTGCATGCAGGTAGGACGTGCGGCGGGCCGTGTCGTGGCGCGTGAGCAGTACGAGCGAGGTGAGCAGGTCGCGCGCATGGAACTCCTCGTCGTAGGCCGACGAGATGATGCACTGACCAGCCGAGGCGCAGGCCTGCAGGCTCGGAAGGTCGCCGACCGGCTTGCGGTCGAAGCCCAACACGGGATAGCCACAGGCAATAGCGCCCGAGCTCACCACGACCAGACGCCAGCCGAGCTTGCGCAGCGCTGCGGCCTGATCGGCAAGCCCGCCGATAAAGGAGCGGTTGACCTTGCCATCGGCGCCCACCACCGTGGACGAGCCGATCTTTACCACCATCGTTTTATAAGAAGTCATCATACGTCAAACCAATCGAGTGTTGAGCAGGCGGGCGAGCTGGAGCAGCCGGGGCACCCGGTGCGGGACGGACGAAAATGATCCGTTTTCCTCCGTCCCCTTCGGATCATTTTGCCCAGGGGAAGGCCGAAGCCGCGGCCATGTTCTTGCGCACGAGCTCGTCGCGCACCTGAGCCAGGCCCTGCTCCATGCCCACCACATAGGTCTGCGGGTACAGGAAGCGCTTGAAAGCTGCGTCCAGATGATCGAGCGCCCAAGCACAGCGCTCGCGCGCGTCCTGGATGCTCTCACGCGGAGCCACCGCACTGCCATCGCGCACGATCGGCACCAGCAGCTCGCGATACTCAAGTTCGGACACGTCGGTCACCAGGGCGGCATCGTTCACGGCCACGAGGGTATTGCCGCGCGCGGCGCCCTCCCCCGCCAGATGGTCCTCGTCGTAGATCATGTCGCAGACTGGGCCGCCAAAGCCGTCGTAATAACGGCGCACGCGTTGCACACCCGGGATCGTGCGCTTGTAGGGCTGCTCGGAGAGCTTGACCACCGGCGTCCATGGATCTGTCTCGCTCGCACGGCGGGCGGAAAGCTTGTACACGCCACCCAGCGCCGGCTGGTCATAGCAGGTCGCGAGCTTGGTACCCACGCCAAAACTGTCGATGGGCGCGCCCTGGTCGAGCAGCGACTGAATCGTGTACTCATCCAGATCGTTGGAAACCGAGATCCCCACATAGGGCAGGCCCTCGGCATCAAAACGGCCGCGAACATACTTGGAGAGCTTGGCGAGGTCGCCCGAGTCGATGCGAATGGCCGACAAGCGCTCGCCCACCGCTTCCATCTCCTTGGCAACCGTAATGGCATGTTCACAGCCCTCGCGCACGTCATAGGTGTCGATGAGCAGCGTGCAGTTCTTGGGGCTCGATTTGGCAAAGGCACGGAAGGCCTCGAGCTCGGAATCGAAGCTCATCACCCAGCTGTGCGCATGCGTGCCAAAGACGGGAATACCGTAGCGGCGGCCGGCGAGCACATTGGACGTAGAGGAGCAGCCGGCAACGTAGCTCGCGCGCGCAACGGCCAGGCCGCCATCGGGACCCTGGGCGCGACGCAGGCCAAACTCCGCCACAGGGCGACCGTCGGCGGCGAGCACCACGCGCGCCGTCTTGGTGGCGACAAGCGTCTGGAACCCGACGATGTTGAGCAGCGCTGTCTCGAGCAGCTGGCACTCCAGCGCGGGGCCGGTGACGCGCACCATGGGCTCGCGCGGAAAGACGAGCTCGCCCTCGGGCACGGCGTCGATGTTCACGTGCGCGCGGAAGTTGCGCAGGTAGTCGAGGAAAGCGGGTTTAAACATCGCACCGCCGGCGGGAGCCTGAAGCGAGGCGAGGTACTCGATGTCCTCGGACGTAAAGCGCAGATTCTCGACGAGCTCGGGAAGCTCGGCGGTGCCGCACATGACGGCATACGCGCTGCCAAACGGATGGTCACGGTAAAACGCCGTAAAACAACCTTGCTCATTGGCTTTGCCGCTCTCCCACAGGCCCTGGGCCATAGTGAGCTCGTACAGATCGGTGAGCATTGCGATGTCGGTGGGATGCGAGATGTCGGTCAAAGCCATGGGGCGACCTTTCGAATATGTGGTGCAGAATTTGAGGGTTGGACGAGAGCAGAGCATGCGGACATGACGCCCGATGCAAATCGGTTAGAGCAGGCCCATGCTGGTCAGGATCGTGTAGCCCATAAAGATGACAAACGCGATGAGGGCAAGGACAATGATGATTTTTTGAGCCGGCGCCATACCGGGAATCTCGCCCTCGGCCGCGGGCTCCTTGGAGGTAACCATGCGCTGGGCAAAGGTCATCTCGTCACGGCTCGGTTTGGGCTCGACGGGCTTGGGGCGGGCGGCTTTCTTAGGCTGAGGCTTGGGCGCGGCAGGCGCAGGCTTCGCGGCGGCGGGCTTGGGCGCGGGGGCGGCGTTCGCGGCGGCCTCCTCGGCCTTCGCGCGCTCGGCACGCAGGGCAGCCAGCTCCTCACGCTCGCGACGGGCCTTTTCCTGCTCCTCGCGGCGGGCCTTCTCGGCGCGGAGCTCTTCCAACTCGGCGCGCTCCTCGTCAGACAGTGGTTGGGACTCAAGCTCGGCCATAGTTCAGCCCTTTCTTTTTAAAAAAAGCCGCCGACACAATGTCGACGGCTTATCAAATCCAAGGGTGGAGACGAAGGGAGTCGAACCCTCGGCCTCTGCCATGCGACGGCAGCGCTCTCCCAACTGAGCTACGTCCCCAAGACAAGTTGATATTTTACCTACGGCTCGCCAACTGTCAACGCCCAATAACCAGTCTTTTTGGGACGGGTCTATTTTGACTACCTTTCGAGCAAGCGATCCTCTCAATGATTTTTTAATCCCCGTCCCAGAAAAATCATCGACGAACGCGCTACTTTGCGCTGGTGAGGACGCCGGTGGTGTCGAAGGCCGGGGTAAAGCTCTCGTCTACCGCGCCGCCCTCTTGCCAGAACATCGTCGTAAATCCCAGGTCATCGGCATGGTCGAGCACCTGCTCGTACTCCTCGCGCGTCACGGCGCGTGCCAGGCCACCGCCCTGCTCGCGCATGAGCGCGTTGGGCGTGTACTGGTTCATGACCGAGATCGGCACATCGCCCACCGTCTGCCACACCAGGTCCAGCACGCGGCATGAATCGTCTGCATGTCCCGGCAGCACCAGATGGCGCACAATCATGCCGAGCTTCATGAGCCCGTCCTCGTCCACCAGCTCTCCCCCGCGGCGCTCGATCTCGCGCGCCATCTGAGCCAGGCCCGACACGGCCACACGCGGGTAATCCTTAATATGAGAAAGCGACTGCGCAAGCCCGGCATCGGCATATTTAAAGTCGGTGAGCCACACATCGACCAGGTCACCCAGCGCCGCCACGGCACTCGCGCGCTCATAACCGCTCGTGTTATAGACGATTGGGATGACCAGCCCGCGTGCCCGTGCCGCGGCAATCGCAGCCGGCAGCAGATGCGCGTAGTGCGTCGCCGTCACCAGGTTGATGTTGTTGGCGCCCTGGTCCTGCAGCTCCAACATAATCTCGACCAGACGCTCGGGCGAAATCTCAAGCCCAAAATTGCCTGTCGAGATCTCGTGGTTCTGGCAATAGACGCATTTGAGCGAACAGCCACTAAAGAAAATCGTACCCGAGCCGGCCTCGCCCGAGATAGGAGGCTCCTCCCACATATGAAGCGCGGCGCGGGCCACCCTGAGCGTGTCGTTAGCACCGCAGACGCCGTGCACGCCCTCATCGCGCGCCGCACCGCAACGGCGCGGACACAAATGGCAGGCGGGCGAAAAAAGTTCGGTCAACGACGTCGGCATAAAAACATGCTCCAAAACAACGATTCAGCAGCTCAAACGTAAAGGGCCAGACCGGGTAGACGGCTCCGTCCCTAAGGCGCCGTAATCGTCCGACACGATTTTTGTAATGTCAAGACTGGAATCGATAAAGTGCCGCTTTATGATGTAGGTATTCCGCCCCCCGCGGAGCAACTGGGTGAACCGTCGCGTTTATTTAGGGAGCCCACACAGTCGTACCTAGTACAGGTATCCTTCGTTGTTAAGGACGCTGGAACAGTCGATGAGGGCACCCACCTGTTTTAGGTGGGTTCATTTTCGTGACGTGGGGGGTGGTTTTCTTTTGTCGAAAATCGCCATTACAGTCCATATGGATCCCCGCCGGCATCCCGACAAGCCATCGACAGCATCCTAATATCTGGTAAGCGCGTGATTATCGCTGCGTGCAACTACATGCACCCCCCTTGGTCGAGTATTATGGTTCGGCTATGCCCTTTGCGCATGGCTTTCTTCTGACCTTTTCCTTCGACGCTTGGCGGTTTTTAGATTCATGGCTTCATCCCCGAGCTACATACCGTACCTATGCGTGGCAGCGGCGGCCTTTATCACGACCTTCCTCGCGGTGCCCCTGGTCAAGCGCTTGGCAATTAAGCTCGATGCCGTCGACTATCCTTCTAAGCGCCGCATCAACACCAAGCCCATCCCGCGTTTGGGCGGAACGGCGGTGTTTTTGGGCCTGGTCGTTGCCTGCATTGTGCAAATACTAGGCACCTGGCACCTAGGCTGGCCACCCGTCCTGGTGCCGCACCCGCGCCTTCACATTAGCTATCCCATGCTGGCGCTCTCCTTTACCGTCATCTTTGCGACCGGCGCTATCGACGACGTCTTCCAACTCAAGCCCAAGCAAAAGCTGGCCGGACAGGTCCTCGCCGCGCTTATCGCCTGTATCGGCGGCCTAAAAATCGGCGTCATCGTCAACCCGTTTGCCCCCGGCGAGATCATGCTCGGATGGCTCGCCTACCCCATCACCGTGATCTATCTGGTGGCATTCACCAACATCATTAACCTCATCGACGGCCTCGACGGCTTGGCCACGGGCATCTGCGGCATCGCCTCGTTCACCATGTTTTCGATGGCCGTTCTCTTGGGCCGTATCGACGCCGCTGCACTCTCCATTGCGCTCTTTGGCGCCTGTCTGGCCTTTTTGCGCTACAACTTCAACCCCGCAAGCATCTTCTTGGGCGACTCGGGGTCGTTGCTTCTGGGCTTTGCGCTGGGCTCCATCTCGCTGCTCAACGTGAGCCGCACCGCCGCACTCACCTCGCTTATCATCCCGCTCATCGTTGCCGGCGTGCCTATCATCGACACGTTTAGCGCCATCGTGCGCCGCAAGCGCGCCCACATTAGCATTGGGCAGGCCGACAAGGGCCACATCCACCACCGCCTGATCCAAGAAGGCTACAACCAAAAACAGGCTGTGCTGCTCATCTATGCCTGGTGCATTATGCTTTCGGCCGGCGCCGCCGCCATCAATCAGGTCGAGGTGCCCATGCGCGTGCTCATCTTTACCGTGCTCACCATTGGCTCGGCGGCCTTTGCCAAGCATCTGCATCTGTTTGAGCCCGTGCTGCGCCACCATTACAACAAGCGCACGCACGAGGACGAGCTCGTCACCCCCGACGACCCCGCTTTTAAGCAGGAGGAGCAGGCAGCCGAGGAGCGCAAAGAAGAGCGCTACCACAAGCTCTAGGGCAAGCTGCCAAGGATGTGCCAAGGCACCGTTGGCCAAGCGCGGCCGCGCCGCACCCACCGCACAAGCCACCCCTCTCCCGCCCCTCGCCTACTTACGTCCCGCCCCTCCAATAAACGCGTTATCATCTTGACCCATGAACATACGTTAGGAGCAATCATGCCAAACGAGAACAGCTACGAAGTCGCGCTGCAAAAGAGCAACGCCATTCGCGAGGGCCTGGCCAATACGCCCGAGAAGTTCACCATGCTCACCGGTGATCGCCCCACCGGCCGTCTGCACCTGGGCCACTACTTCGGTACCCTCAAGGGCCGTGTTGAGCTGCAGGACATGGGTGCCAAGACCAACGTGCTCATCGCCGACTACCAGGTCATCACTGACCGCGACACCACCGAGCACATCCAGGACAACGTGTACAACATGGTCATGGACTACCTTGCCTGCGGCATCGACCCCGACAAGACCATGATCTACGCGCACTCCGCCGTGCCCGCCGCCAACCAGCTCATGCTGCCGTTCCTGTCGCTGGTGTCCGAGGCCGAGCTGGCGCGCAACCCCACGGTCAAGGCCGAGATGGAGGCCTCGGGCCACGAGCTTACCGGCCTCCTGCTCACCTACCCGGTGCACCAGGCCTGCGACATCCTGTTCTGCAAGGGCAACGTGGTGCCGGTCGGTCGCGACCAGCTGCCGCACATCGAGCTCACCCGCACCATCGCCCGCCGCTTTAACAACCGCTACGGCAAGGTGTTCCCCGAGGTCGAGGCGCTGCTGTCCGAGACCCCGCTGCTGCCCGGCCTGAACGGCCGCAAGATGAGCAAGAGCTACGGCAACGCCATCAACATCTCGATGACCGCTGAGGAGACGGCCAAGCGCATCAAGAAGAGCCAGACCGACTCTGAGCGCATGATCACGTTCGATCCCGAGAACCGCCCCGGCGTGTCCGGTTTGCTTTCGACGGCCGCCATCTGCACCGGTCGCTCCGAGGTCGAAATTGCCGAGGAGATTGGCATGGGCGGCTCCGGCCAGCTCAAGAAGTACGTGACCGAGGCCGTCAACGAGTACTTCGCACCTATCCGCGAGCGTCGCCAGCGCTACGAGAACGATCTGGATTACGTGAAGGACGTGCTGCACGAGGGCAACCGTCGCGCCAACGAGATCGCCGAGCAGACCCTGGCCGAGGTTCAGGACGCCATGGGCATGGTGTACTAGACCGATCTGCTGGCTTGAGCTTTCGATTGCTTTAGGGCGGGCGCTACGGCGTCCGCCTTTTTTGGAGCCGGACCGCTTCGGCTCCGTCCATCGCACCCCCTCGACAAACAGGAACAGGCCCGCCGGCAGCTAGTTGCCAGCGGGCCTGTTCCCGAAGTACACCGTTGAATCGCACAGAGGGGAGGAATGCGAATCAAACTCAACAGGGCAGGCTTTTTCATCGCCTATTGCCTGCTCCGTTGCTGAAACCAATATAGTTCACCGTGGTTTACTTTCTAGCGTCAATGTGTGCCGCCATACCTTCTCCATAAGTTAGCTCCGGTAAACCTGCAACGGAAAACCACCACAAAGGGGACAGGCACCTTTGTGGTGGTTTTGACCACGGCGGAGCCGCTAGAGTCCGGCAGGCCAGCGACAAGCGGCCAAGTCGACGTGCATGTCATCCTTAAACGCCACACCCTCCCCTAACAAAAGCTCACGTTGAGAATCGGGACCGCCAAAAGCAAAACCCTCGCATATGTGCCCGTCGGCAAACACCACGCGGTGACAGGGAATCTCGCCAGGGCGCGGATTACTATGCAGGGCATACCCCACGTACCGCGCACTTCGTGGACGACCGGCAAGCAGAGCCACCTGACCATACGTGGCGACCATCCCCTCGGGGATTTGCTCGACCACCTCGTACACCCGTTCAAAAAAGCCCTCAGACGCCATTGCTCGCTCCCTTCCACCCGGAAAAGCATAAACCACCACAAAGGGCCTGTCCCCTTTGTGGTGGTTTATGGCAGGTCGGTTAGTTGGCGGGCTGGAAGAAGGCTACTGCTACGGCGCCGGGGCCAACGTGGGTGCCGATGGTGGCACCGATGGTGTGAACGGGCAACTCGCCCTCGGTGTGGCCAGCCCAAAGTGCCGCGCTGTCCTCGATATACTTCTTGAGCACCGCATCCGAAAGACCCGTATAGCCGAGCGCCAGCGGCATGGAAAAGTCGATGCCGCCCGCCTTTTCGACCTTTTGGTTCAGCAGGTTGCGGCCGTTCTTGGAACCGCGCGCCTTGCCCAGCTGCACGATCAGACCGTCCTCGACAGCCACCACAGGCTTTACGTTGAGCAGCGTGCCCACGGCGCCGGCCGCAGCAGACAGACGACCGCCGCGCACCAGGTACTCCAGCGTCTCGAGCAGGCCGATAACCACCACACGGTCGCGCACGGCCTCGACAGCCGCCGCGATCTGGGCCGCGCCCTGGCCCTCGTCCACTAGGCGCAGGGCATGCTCGACCAGCACGCGCTCACCCAGGGTAACGTTATTGCTATCAACCACATACACGTCGCCGCCCGGCGCCTCGGCAAGTGCGGTACGGGCGTTCTGATTGGTCCCCGAAAGTTTGGCACCCACGGTAATAATCACAGCCTCATCGCCGGCATCACGCGCCTCGGCAATAGCCTGCGAAAACGCGTACGGGTTGACCTGGCCGGTCTTGGGCAGCTCATCGCGCTCCACGAGCATCTCGTAAAAGCGCTGGTGATCGATGTCGACGCCATCCATGTACACATCGGTGCCAAAGGTGACGGACAGCGGCAGAACACGCAGAGCGGGGTGCTCAGCCGGCGACATATCGCTCGCGGAATCGGTAATAATACGAATGGACATAGCGAATCCTTTCTTTCGCGGACCTCTCGCGGGGAATTTTGACAGCAATGCCCCGGCACGGCATACGCACTCAAACGGGACTATGCAGTTGTTAATTGGAAGCAAATGCCTTGGCGGCCTTAGATCTCGCGCAGGGTGTTGAGAATCGTGCGCAGCGACGCATACATCTGCTCGCGCTGCTCCACACCCATAGCCTTACCGGTGGTATCGAGCACCTCGCGAATGATGCGGTCCGCCTCGCTCATGCTCTCGCCGCCCAGAGCGGTCAGGCGCACCGGAGCACGATACTTAACGGCGGCATCGCCCGAATCATCGACCTCGACGTAGCCGCCCTCCTCCAGATGCGCGAGTGTACGCGAGACGGCGGCGCGGGTCACACCTGCCATGCGAGCGAGATCGGCGCCAGTCAGGCCATCCTTGCTGCGCTCAAGATAGTAAAGGCACATAACGTCGGAGCCCTTGAGACCCAGCCTTGCGCCCTCAGACGTCTTAATGCGCTGGATCTCCTTGTAGAGTCCGCTGATCAGTCCGACAAAGTCCTCGAAACGTGTCTCGTCGCTCTGCTGCATGGGAGACGACCGCCTTTCGCTTGCATAATGCTAACGGGTAAAACATCTTAGCCGTACTTAACGGCCGGCAGCCCTGCACGCCCTATTTGTTAACCCATCAACATAAAAACCACCACAAAGAGGACAGGCACCTTTGTGGTGGTTTGGGGCATCAATAGGTTCTAGGCGCCGCTACAGTTCCACGCAAGGATTGTCGCGGGTCACAAGCGTCTTAATGACAACCGTCGCTCCCAGATAGCGCTCAAGCAGCTCGGCTAAGCGATCGATCGCAGCCTGGCAATCCCCCATCCGCTCGGGCTCCACGCACTCAATCGCCAGGAACGCATCGGCCGAATCATCGGACAGCGCCGTGCGAACGCCGTCGCGCCAGTTCCAGCAGCGGCACACAGCGCCCGCATCGTCGATGTAGGCGAGCTCGCCGGGCAGCGTCGGATCGTCCGCCTCCTCGCCAAGCGGCAAGAACGCATCGCCACCGTCGGTCACCTTCAGGCGAAGGTCCCCCTCGATCGCATGCAGATCCTCGCCTCCCACGGGCAGCGCGTAGGTCAGCGACACTGTGTTGTAAATATCCACCGCGGGCGTAATGTGGCCCACCGGCTTGCCTTTGAGCACGCGTTTGAGCAAGTTCTCGATCGAGCAGCGCGCGCCCTTTTTGGTCTTGAACAGACGATAGGCCTCGCGCCATGCCTTGACCGGTGCGTTCTCGCTGATAGTATCGCTGGTCAGATGACGCTCCGCATCGATATTGGCGCGGTCGAGCAACGCCGCAATCGCATCCACGTCCTCTTGAGGAATCTGAGCCGTGGGCTTCATGCCCTCCACGACCACAACACCGACCGCTGCCTGCGGAAACAGCTCCCAGAATGAATCCTCGGCAATATAGCTCTTCATACGCTCTCCCTTCATTGTGCGCGCCCGAGTGAGGGCGCCTAAACAAAAAGCGCCCTCACAACGGCCACCTTCAAAGTCCTACGGTGCCGTCACAAGAACGCTTGCGCTGTCCCCATCCGGAGAAGGGGACGATATGTCAGGCGTATTGTAACCCGAGTCATCCACACGAGCAAAACCACCACAAAGGTGCCTGTCCCCTTTGTGGTGGATATGGACTCACGGCGAAGCTAGTGGCGAAGTCCCAGCAGCCCGCGGCCGCGATGACGAGCGTCGGCGTGCACCTGAGCGTGCGGACCGGCGGCCTTGACGGACTCGGGCAGGTGCGAGTACTTCTTCTCGAAGTTCTCCTCGAACATCACCGCCAGGTTGTGCGCGGCCTCGTCATAGCGCGCGGTGCTCTGCCAGTATTGGCGCGGCACCAGGATGCCATCGGGTACGCCGTGGCACGTCGTGGGAATGTCGACGTTAAAGATGTCGTCGTGCACGAACTCGCTATCCTCGATGGTGCCGTCGAGGGCGCGTGCGACCAGCGAGCGCGTGTAGGCCAGCTCGATGCGATGACCCACGCCGTAGCCGCCGCCAATCCAGCCGGTGTTGACCAGGTACACGCGTGTGCGGCCGTCGGCAATGCGCTCGCCAAGCATCTTGGCGTAAACCATGGGGTCGAGCGGCATAAACGGCTCGCCGAACAGCGAAGAGAACGTGGGCGTGGGCTCGGTGACGCCGACCTCGGTGCCGGGAATCTTAGCCGTAAAGCCCGTCACAAAGTGGTACATGGCGGCATCGGCCGTCAGGCGTGAGATGGGCGGCAGCACGCCAAAGGCATCGCAGGTCAAAAACAACACGACGCTCGGGGTGGTGCCCATGCCCTTAGTCCACGCGTTGGGGATATGCTCGACGGGATAGGCCACGCGCGTATTGTGCGTAATCGAGGTGTCATCATAGTTAGGTTTGCGGTTCTCGTCGAGCACCACGTTTTCGCAAATGGCGCCAAAACGGACGGCGTTGAAGATCTCGGGCTCGTGGAAGGCGTCCAGGCCCTCGCATTTTGCGTAGCAGCCACCCTCGATGTTGAAGATGCCCATGTCGGACCAGCCGTGCTCGTCGTCGCCGATCAGCAGGCGCGTGGGGTTGGCAGAAAGCGTGGTCTTGCCCGTGCCGGACAGGCCAAAGAACACGGCAGTCTCGTGCGTGACGGGATCCATGCTGGCCGAGCAGTGCATGGGCAGCACGTCATCCTCGACGGGCAGCAGATAGTTCATGACACTGAAGATGGACTTTTTAATCTCGCCGGAGTAGCCGGTGCCGGCGACCAGAATCACGCGTTCCTGGAAGTTGATGACCACGGCGGCGCTGGAGTTGAGGCCCTTGATGGCAGGATCGCACTGGTAACCGGGCGCTGCGAGCACGCAGAAGTCGGGCTCGCCGGTGCGCGCGATTTCGCGAGCGAGCGGACGGGCGAGCATTTGCTTAATGAAGAGTGCCTGGCTGGCACGCTCGCAGGCAACAAGCAGGCGACGCGTGTGGTTGCGGTCAGCGCCCGCCATGCCGCGCGTGACGAACACGTCGCGCTCGTTGAGATAGTCGACGATGCCGGCCTTGATGGCCTCATAGCTCTCGACGGACAGTGGGCGGTTGACCGCACCCCAGGCGATCTTGTCGTGAACATCGGGGGTGTCAACGATAAAGCGGTCATTGGGGGAACGGCCGGTACGCTCCCCCGTCTCGATCACCAACGCGCCGTTGGATGCCATGCGGCCTTCTTCGCGGCGGATGGCGTGCTCGACGAGCTCCGCGGCGGGTAGATCGACCAGCAGACGGGGCTGATTATCGGCGGGATCTTCGACCAGTGTAATACCAAAGTTGGACAAAACTTCTGCAGGGGTAACACCAGGCATGGGGCCTCCTTTATAAACGCGACACGTGGACGCGGCGCGCACTTTACTCACGTAAAGCCCGTTGTACCCGATATGCAAAAACGTTTTTGCGGCAAGGGCGGCAAGCCCGCCCAACGGTCAAAAATCGCAGGCAAGCGGCCTAGTCATTGGGGACGCTTTTAAACGACTAGTCGTTGGGGGCACTCTTGAACAGGCAACATTCAAGGAATGTCCCCGGATGCCGGCACTTAGGGACGTTCCCAAAGTGCCGGCACATAAGGAACGTCCCTAAGTGCCGACTACCGAATGGCGCCGCCGAAATTATCGAACAACCTGTTCAAAAACACGAGCGGACACCGCGGTGTCTATACTAGAGCGCAGCAATAGAAAGGACCCCGCTTTGAGCATCACGCCCCTCGATAGCATTCGCCGCGCCATCGCCCGCCGTAACGGCATCTCCAACCCCGCTGCATCGAAAGACGGCGCCGCGAAGGCCCAGGGCGGCCGCATCGAGAACGGCCTGTTCCCCGCCTCCCACACGGCCGAAGAGCTCGCGCGCATCCAGGAGCTGAGCCAGCGCAACGCCGGCGGCCCCGACAGCAGCCAGGCCACGCGCCGTCGCCGGCGCGAACGCGATCGCAAGCCCGGCCCCGTCCGCCGCATGGTCAACGCTTGGTGGAACCGTCTGCTCGGTGCCGTCTACGGCGGCGGCTTCTCCATGCAGGAAGCGGAATACGAGGAGCACGCCACCAGTCGCGACTATCTTTGGAACACCCTCGGCACCGCCGTGTGGGGCTTGGCGTTTCCGCTGCTCACCATCGTGTCTACGCAGCTCGTGGGTGCCGAAGAGGCAGGCAAGTTCTCCATCGCCTTTGTCACCGGCACGCTCATCATGATCGCGTGCAACTACGGTGTGCGCAATTTCCAGGTCTCGGACATCGACGAAAAGACGTCCTTTGCCTCCTACCAGCTCAACCGCTGGCTTTGCGGAGCGCTCGCCCTAGGCTGCGGCCTCATGTACAGCAGCGCCCGCGGCTATGACACGCAGATGGCGATGATCGGCCTGGGCGTCTACCTGTATAAGGTCATCGACGGCATCGCCGACGTGTACGAAGGCCGCCTGCAGCAGGCCGACAAGCTCTACCTGGCCGGCATGAGCCAAACGCAACGCTCCGTCGGCGTCATCGCGGTCTTCAGCGTGGCGCTGTTCCTCACGCGCAGCATACCCATCGCGGCCATGGCCATGGGTGTCACCGCCATCGCCTCGCTCGTGCTGGTCACCGCGCCACTCGCCCTGCTCGAGACCGAAAAATCGCGCCGCGTAAACCTGCGCGAGGTCGGCCACCTGTTTGTCCAGTGCGCCCCACTCTTTGGCGCGCTATTCCTGTTCAACCTTATCGAAAGCATGCCCAAGTTTGTGATGGAAGGAACACTGGCCTACAAATACCAGTTGTACTTTAATGCCCTGTTTTTTCCAGCTCAGGCTATTCTGTTGAGCATTGGATTTATCTATAAACCGCAGCTCCTGCGCTTGTCGAGCATTTGGGCTAATCCTCGCAAGCGTCGTCGCTTTGACCTGATTATTGTTGCCGTTATGGCGCTGATCGTGGTCATCACCGGCGTGTGCGCCGCATTTATGGCAGGTCCCGGTATTCCCCTCATGAGCTTTATGTACGGTCTCAGCTTTGAACGCTACCGTACGCTGGCGCTGCTGATGGTCGTCGCCGGCGGCGTCACCGCGGCCATCGACTTTATCTACGCCATCATCACGGTGCTGCGCCATGCCGGCGACGTCACCAAGATCTACCTGATTTGCTTCGCCGTAAGCGTGGTGCTGCCGGTGATCCTGATTAAGCTGCTGGGTCTGATGGGCGCCGTGGTGAGCTACCTAGCCATCATGGCCCTACTGCTGGTACTGTTGATTATCGAGTACGCCCACATCCGCCAACGCATAGAGAGGGACCGGAATCCGTACGGCGCCTAATTGCGGCGATGGGAGAAGCTAATTTGCGGTGGAATCACCCCGGCTGGGGTCTCGTTGCGGACACGCAAAACTAAGTGAGTAGACTTATACCGAATCCCGGACCACACCGACAGAGCACAAGTCTTTGACCTGCGGTTTTATTGAGGCAAATATGTTGGGTGCTCGGCATTTCCAAAAAAGTCTACTCACTTAGCCAGCGGGCAGCCAAATGATTATTTAATCCCCGTCCCAGAGAAATCAATTAGCGGGCAGAAGGGCAAAAGTAGTCAAAAAAGCCCCGTCCCAAATTAGCTACCACTTGCAACGATTATTCGCCCGGGTTGATGTTCGCGTAGAACTCCGCCCCATCATCGAGCCGCAGGATGCCCACACGACCGAACTCGGAGCCGGTGGCGGCAGCGCAGTCGATGTCGATGCGATCGGGCACGCCGGCAGTGTCCTCGCCGCCCAAGCGCACGATCTGCCCTCGTCCCGATTCTTCATCGAGTCCCGCAAGACCACCGACCTCGCAATAACGCCCGAGCGACACCGTTGGCGTGTGGCCACTCACCACGACCGGACCCTTGCCCTCGGCAGAAAGCAGCCCCGTGGGGGCATCCCAATAGCCATGGCGAATCCAGAGCAAGTCATCGGACGACTGTACGGCGAGCATTTGCTGCAGCAGCTCGCGATCGGCATCGACCGCACCCCTGCCGTCGCCGCAATCGACACCATGCTCAAGCAAAAACGCACGCGCCGCCTCGGTCTGAATGCCGGCGTGCACCAGCAGGTACGGCCGCTCGGCAGTCTCGACCACCGCGTAGAGCGGCAGCGCGGCCATCCATCGCACGAGCTCCTCGTATGCCTCAAATTCCATGTCGTTGAGCTGCTCGCGCGTCGTCCAGCCACCGTTGATATCCCAGGTCTCGGCATCGAGCGGATCCTGACCAACGATGGCATCGAGCATGATCTGCTCGTGATTACCCTTGAGCACGTGGGCGTTGGGCAGCGAGCGCACGAGCTTAATAACGCCGACCGGATCGGGCCCGCGATCGATCATGTCGCCCAGCACGTACAGCGTGTCGTCGGACGTCAACGAGATCTTAGACAGGGCCTCGTCAAGCGCACGCACGTGCCCGTGAGCATCAGATGTCACATAGATCGCCATGGTACGCCTCTCCTTGCATTGCGGCCGAAGCCCGGCGCCGCAACTAAAACTTCAAGTTGAACTTAAACGTTACCCATTGTACTCCGTTGCAATAAAGCTGGAAAGGGTTTCCGAGCAGAGGCAAAGACGGCAGCCGTCTATGACGATATCGCGCACGCCCGCAATCCAACCCCATAAACCCACCATCTTTGGGTACAAATAACCGCAGGCAACTGACCGTGCCACGCCAACCACCCAGGAGCGGACACCATCTATGAACCAGATCCTTCTCTTTATCGGCCTCGTCATCATTTTGTGCCTGACCATCAAACCCGTCGGCAAAAAACTCCCCTTCCCCACCCTGCTCATCTTTATCGCGCTCGGCATGCTGTTGGGCGTCAACGGCCCGGCGCATATCGACTTTAGCGACTATGCGCTCACCGAAACCGTCTGCAGCACGGCGCTGCTATTCATCATGTTCTACGGTGGTTTTAACACCAATATCGACCGCGCCAAGCCCGTCGCTGCGCCGGCGGTGCTGCTGAGCACGCTCGGCGTCGTCATCACTGCCGGCATCACCGGCGTGTTCGCCCACTTTGTGCTGGGTTTCGACTGGATCGGCGGCCTGCTGCTGGGATCGGTCGTGGCATCCACCGACGCGGCCAGCGTCTTTAGCGTTCTGCGCGAGCACAGCCTGTCGCTGAGGGGCGGCACCGACTCGCTGCTCGAGGTCGAATCGGGCTCCAACGACCCCGTCGCCTACATGCTCACCGCGGTACTCGCCACACTCGCGGCCGGCGGCGACATCAACATTCCCGCACTGCTGGCCAAGCAGATTATCCTGGGCGTGGGCCTGGGCCTTGTCATCGGCTGGGCGGCGGGCCGCCTGATTGAGCGCGCGCACGCAACGGCCGAGGGCGCGCAGACCATCTTTTTGTTCGCCGTGGCCATCGTCGCCTACGCGCTGCCGAGTTACCTGGGCGGCAACGGATTTTTGGCCGTGTACCTGGCTGGCATTGTGCTGGGTGCGAGCGACATCACCGGCAAGGTCGAGATGGCGCACTTCTTCGATACCCTCACCGAGATGGCCGAGATGACGATCTTCTTCTTGCTCGGCCTGCTCGTGACGCCCGCCCGCCTGCCGCAAATGCTGCTGCCGGGCCTAGCACTCATGGCGTTTATGCTCTTTGTGAGCCGCCCCATCGCCGTAGGCATGCTGCTGGCGCCGTTTAGGACGAACCCTCGCCAGGTTGCACTCGTAAGCTGGGCGGGTCTGCGCGGAGCAGCTTCGGTCGTCTTTAGTCTCTTTGCCGTGGTGGCCGGCGTTCCCGGCGGACACAACCTATTTGACCTGGTGTTTGTGATTGCCGTGTCGAGCATTGTGGTGCAGGGCTCGCTGCTGCCGGCGGTGGCGAAGAAGCTCGATATGATCGATGCGACCGGCGACGTGCGCCGCACCTTTAACGACTACCGCGACGAGGACGGCATGTCGTTTGTAAAGCTCAAGGTGGGCGCTGGACATCCGTTTGCCGGACGCTCGCTCGCCGATATTGGTAGCGCGACGGACATGCTGGTGGTCCTGGTGCTGCGCGACGGTGCGCACCCGGTGCTCCCCAACGGTGATACCGTAATTGAAGAAGGCGACCTGTTGGTGATGGCCGCCCCGACGCTTGAGGGGCGTGCCGAGATTACGCTGCGCGAGGTCACCGTAACGCCCCATGGACGTCTGGCCGGTCAGCGCCTGCGCGACGTGCCGCAGGGCAAGCACCCCTTTATCGTCGTGATGCTCAAGCGCGACGGCCAAACCATCATCCCCGACGGCAACACCCTCATATACGCCGGCGACGAAGCCGTCATCGCCACGCCGGCGTCGTAGCAGCCCGTCCCAAATTAGCTGCCCCCATCCCTCTTCAGCTACTAGCTGTCACCCACGGCAAAGTCGCGGAGGTCGAGGCCCTCGCGTTCGGCTCGGGCCAGGAGCTCTTGGGGCGACTCGTCCTCGATATCCACCACGTCGAGCAGGGCGGCGGGAAAGTCCACGCCGGCCGCACTCCCCGCGCGATCGAGCAAGCTCTCGTGCAGCTGACCTACATCGACATTGATTTTAATGCTGCAGCTTCCCACCGGGTAACCGCTGTTGATTAATCGAGCACCATAAATGAGATGCACTAAATCTCAGACAACGCCATAATTAAACATTGACCATCAGGGGGGGTTGCGGACAATGGACAAGCTCAGTGCCATGACGGAACAAGTCAGAGATTTTTGTGATGCGCGCGATTGGCGCAAATATCACACGCCAAAAGAGCTCGCCATCGGCATGGCAACCGAAGCCTCCGAACTGCTGCAGCTTTTCCGCTTTATGAGCGACGAGCGCATTGCAGAAATGTTCGATAACCCTGATCAGCGCCAAGCCATCGAAGACGAAGTCGCTGACACGCTCCTCTTTCTCCTGCGTTTCGCCGACCTAAACGGAATCGACCTCCCAAAGGCGCTCTCGTCCAAACTCAAACGCAATGGCGAGCGCTATCCCGTCGACACCAGCTCCAGCGAATATAGAAAGGCGGACCACCATGAGTAACGAGTTCGCCCTTCGGCAATACACGCTTCCCCTGCCCCAGCCCTTCGAGACAAGCAAATCGCTGCAAGACTTTGGCACGCCAAAGCCAGGGTCGCACCACGACGAAAGCTGGCCTGTTCTCTACATCCTGACCAACAGCAAAAACAAAACGGCGTACATCGGTCAAACGACCAATTATCGACGCCGCATGAAGCAACACGCCGCTAACGTGGACAAAGACTTCGACCGGACCCTTCTGATTGACAACCCAACCTTCAATCAATCAGCAACATTTGAGTTTGAGAATCGACTTATCGAGCTGTTCTGCGCTGACGAAAAATACCAAGTAACCAACGCCAACAATGGCTATGCCCAGTTCGATTATTTTGAGCGACCTCAGTATCGCCAGAAGTTCAGAGACCTCTGGACGAAGCTTCGCGAAGAGAACTATGCGATCCACCCCATCGAAGAGCTCGAGAACACTGACCTGTTCAAATTCTCGCCCTTTAAAACGCTCACGCCCGATCAATACGAAACGATTGAGGCGATTTACAGGCGGCTCGAGCAAGAGCATGAAGACATTAAACACGGCGGTCCCAAGAAAGAGCGCGTAACCGTCGTGAACGGCGCGCCGGGAACAGGCAAAACAATCCTCGCCATCAGTCTCATGTTCAAAATCAAAAATGAGCCAAACCTTTCCGGTCTGCGGGTCGGCTTCGTGACGCCCATGGAGTCTCTGAGCAAGACGCTCAAAAAACTCACGCACTTCCTCCCCGGGCTAAAGCCCGGCGACATCCTGAGCCCCAGCGATGTCACAAAAAACGATCGGTATGACATCTTGCTTGTCGACGAGGCGCACCGACTGGGAAACCACTTGACCGCCGGCGCCGGCATCGGAGCTTTCTACAACACATGCGAACGACTCAACTTGCCGCGCACGAGTAACCAGGTGGATTGGATTTTCAAATGCTGCGACAAGGCGTACCTGTTCTATGACCCCAAACAGCAAGTCCGCGCATCGGGACTCAACCGAGATGGCCTTGAGCAGCGACTCAACCAACTCGAAGAAGCTGGCATCGAGACCGAAGAATTCAACTTGAGTACCCAAATGCGTGTGCGTGGCGGCGATGAGTACCTCGATTTCGTCTACGACCTGCTTGATAACAAAGCGTACATGCATGCCGGCATGAAGTTTGATGAGCTCTTTGCCTCTCAGCCTTACGACTCGCAAGCCGGCGATCCTGACAGTGATATCCCCAGGTACCAGTTTGGCATAGTCGACCGGTTTGAAGATTTCTGCTCCCTACAGCAGGCCAAAGAAAAAGAAGTTGGGCTGTCCCGTATGACAGCCGGTTTTGCTTGGAAATGGGAAAGCAAGAGCAATAAAGATGCGTTCGATATCGTCATCGAGGGCATTCCCAAACGCTGGAACTCGACCCAGAAGGATTGGGTTAACTCCGCCAACGCCGTCAACGAAGTCGGATGCATTCATACGGTACAAGGCTACGATCTCAACTACAGATTCGTAATTCTGGGTCCCGACATTTACTACGATTCGAACAAAGATGCAGTCTACGTTAACAGAGCGAACTTCAAAGATGCCGTTGCCAAGAAAAAGGCAAGCGACGATGATCTGCAAAAGATTATCGTCAACGCCTACTACGTCCTCATGACGCGCGGCATGCTAGGAACGTATCTCTATGTGTGCGACCCCGCGCTCAAAGAGCACCTTTCACGGTATATCCCGGTGGTATAGACCTAGCGACCGCGCTCCCCCATGTAACCATCCTGTAAATCATAGCGGCGCAGTAGAGTTTTACCGTGATGTGGTCGCGCCTGGCGCTCCACTGTGCTAAAGTATCCCGAACGTTCAAACGACTACGAGGGGGAACTAGAAGATGGCACGTGTGCACAACTTCTCAGCTGGCCCGGCTGCACTGCCCACAAGCGTGCTCGCCGAGATCGCCGACGAGATGATGGACTACCGCGGTTGCGGCATGTCCGTGCTCGAGATGAGCCATCGATCTAGCATGTACCAGCAGATCATCGACGACGCCGAGGCAACCCTGCGTCGCCTGCTGAGCATCCCCGACAACTACCGCGTCCTGTTTTTGCAGGGCGGCGCCACGCTGCAGTTTGCGGGCATCCCCATGAACCTCATGCGCCGCGGCCGCGCCGGCTACGTCGTGACCGGCAACTTTGCCAACAAGGCATACAAAGAAGCCGCCAAGTACGGTGAGGCCGTGCTGCTCGCGAGCTCCGAGGACACCAACTTCGACCGCATCCCCAACATGGCCGACATCAACGCGCGCATTGCCGCCGAGGCCGCAGGCGAAGGGCTCGACTACGTCTACATCTGCCAGAACAACACCATCTTTGGCACCATGTACCACGAGCTGCCTGCTTGCGGCGACGTGCCGCTGGTCGCCGATGTCTCGAGCTGCTTTCTGTCGCAGCCGCTCGACGTTCAGTGCTACGGGCTCATCTACGCCGGCGCGCAGAAAAACGCCGGTGCTGCGGGTGTGACCGTGGTCATCGTGCGCGACGACCTCATCGCCGACGGCCCCGCCTTTGCGCAGACGCCGCAGTACATGGACCTTAAGACCCAGGCCGCCAAGGGCTCCATGCTCAACACGCCCAACACCTTTGGCATCTACGTGTGCGGCAAGGTGTTCCACTGGGTCGAACAAACCGGCGGACTTGCAGCCATGGCCGAGCGAAACTGGGCCAAGGCCAACCTGCTCTACGTCCTGCTCGAGCACAGCGAGCTGTTCCATGGCACCGCGCAGGCCGACAGCCGCTCCATCGCCAACGTCACCTTCCGCACCGGCGACGCCGAGCTCGACGCAACCTTTGTCGCAGGCGCGGCCAAGCACCAGATTCAAAACGTCAAGGGCCATCGCCTGGTGGGCGGTATGCGCGCCAGCGTCTACAACGCCGTAACCATGGAAGACGTGCAGGCACTGGCCTCGTACATGAAGGACTTCGAAGCGCAGCATAGTTTGAGCCCGCGATCTAACTAGCCCGCAACCCGCGGGCCGACCAGCCACTTCAAACCACTTGTTTTAAACAAACCCGCTAAGGAGTTTTTCCATGCGTAAGATTAAGACCATCGACGATATCACCAAGGACGGCAAAGTCGAGTTTGGCGAGGGCTACGAATTTGTGAGCACCGCCGAAGAGGCCGACGCGATCCTGATGCGCTCGACTGACCTGCACGGCTACGAGCTGCCCGAGGGCATCCGCGCCATCGCCCGCTGCGGCGCGGGCGTCAACAACATCCCCGTCGAGGAGTACGCCAAGAAGGGCGTCGTCGTCTTTAACTCCCCCGGCGCCAACAGCAACGCCGTCAAGGAGCTCGTCCTAGGCATGCTGGTGCTCTCGAGCCGCGGCGTGGTGCAATCGATGAACTGGGTGCGCGACAACGCCGACGACCCCGAGATCCAGGTCGATGCCGAGAAAGCCAAGAAGGCCTTTGTGGGCCGCGAGCTCAAGGGCAAGCGCATCGGCGTCATCGGCCTGGGCAACGTGGGCTCCAAGGTCGCCAACGCCTGCGTCGACCTGGGCATGGACGTTTACGGCTACGACCCGTTCATTTCCGTCGAGCACGCGTGGGTGCTGAGCCGCGAGGTGCAGCGCGTGGGCACGCTCGAGGACCTCTGCCGCGGCTGCGACTACCTCACCGTGCACGTGCCCAGCAAGGCCGACACCATCGGCATGATCAGCACCGAGCAGATTAACCTGCTGGCACCCGACGCCGTGCTCATCAACTACGCACGCGAAACCATCATTGACGAGGACGCCGTCGACGCTGCCCTGCGCGAGGGCAAGCTGAGCTGGTTTAGCTGCGACTTTGCCACGCCCAAGACCGTCAAGATGCCCAACACGTTTATCACCACGCACTCGGGCGCAGGCACCGGCGAGGCCGAGGCCAATTGCGCCGACATGGCCATCAGTGAGCTCAAGGATTACCTGGAGAACGGTAACATCGCGCACAGCGTCAACTATCCCGCCTGCAGCATGGGCAAGGCGCGCGCCGCGAGCCGCATCGCCTGCCTGCACGCCAACGTGCCCAACATGATCGGCCAGATCACAGCCATCCTGGCCAAGGACAACGCCAACGTGCAGCGTATGACCAACGAGTCCGCTGGCGAGAACGCCTACACCATGTTCGACACCGACGAGCACCTGGACAGCAGCACCATCGAGGCGCTCAAGCAGATTCCGTCGATGTATCGCGTACGCGTGATCAAATAGCGCCGGCGCCAAGCCTGTCAGGCAGGCCATGAAGCCCATTCGGCCCCCGTTTTCGCGAAACGGGGGCCGATTTCTTTGCTCCGGCTGGTTTTGAAAATGCTACCCAGAACAAGTTTTTTCGGATAATCGACAGTCCCACCCAAATCACTGAGCACACCTGCTTTGATAAACAGCTTTATCAGGGACTTTAGTAGGTAAAAATCGATCTCTATGTGCCGAATGTAAGATGACTGTCGATTTTCCGAAATAACTTATTCTGGATAGCAATTTTAAAGCCAATTCCAAGGCGAAACTGAACCCTTTTTCGCGCCCAAAACTCTAATTCATGCGGCCGTTTTCCACCTGCACGACTACATTCCCGCCCAATCGATAAAAATCTCTTCACGAAGCCGTCGTTCGAGCTCCTGCTGCCGCGGTGTCTTGTCTTTCGACGGTGCATCGAGATAGGACATGATGAGTTCCATCACCACGCGGAAGGCATCGGAGTCGGCCAGCTGGCCATAGGTCATCAAAACGACGGGATATCCCATCGCTTGCAAGGCCGTCGTTCGGTCGGAGTCAGAGATCTTGGATTCTATGGATCCGTGTATGGCTTTACCCTGGCATTCAACCAGACACTCTCGGCTGCCGTCCTTATTTGCCAGCAGGATATCGGCATAGCGCCTATCGAGCCCCGAAATCAGGCGGGCGCCGCGCGTCATACGAATCTCAACGTTATTGGTAAGGCGCAGCCCTTCGCCGCCGCGCAACCTCGAAAGACCAAACAGCATCGATGCTTGGACCTCGAGCGGCGATGCCGCCACCCCCGTAATGCACTTCGCGGCACGCATGAACGATTTAGCGCCGCGGAGCCCCCGGATCTTATCGACGAACTCTGCAAGCTCAGAGAGCTCGATCAAGGGCGGTCGTTTCCACAAGTCTGTTGGATTCCCCGAGACGTCCTTTATGTTTTCCCAGCCCGACCGCGCGTCACCCCACTGGCCCCCATATGCCTGCACAAGTGCCGACTTTACCTGAGGCGCAATCTTGCACACAGCAAAGGTGCCACACATCTCATACATGCACATGATTAGACGCTCGTTTGAGACCGAGGAAGCCAGGGTCAGCAGGGTAAAGAGCGGGGACGCGACATCGAGGCCAAACTCTGTCTGCCGCATGGAATCAAACGGCCTCCCCCCGTTCCGAACATGCCTGACAATGCGATCGCCCTTGCGCCCGCAGGCACCCTGCGCCAACACGTGTAACGGGGTGCCCAGGAAATGCGCGACGAGCGGATGCTCACAAAGGCGCTCCCTGCGCGGATCGTCCGCAGAATCGGGCAGGTCCGGCATTATCGCCAAGACCTGTGGAGGTATCCGGTGATACCGAAAGGCGGATATGTCGCACAGCATGTCGTCCATAACGGCTACGTACCCACTGCGCCGTTTGTGAACCCGCTCGGACGGCAAACGCGCTGGCTCGGCCTGCGAACGGTAAATACTGCTACGCGCACGTCACGGATCTCTCGGGAGGCTTACAATCGGTTTTGAAAGCAAACTGATTGTGAGGTTGCATATGGTTGACAAGGACTTTGCCTGGCGGCTTGCGCAGGAGCTTGTGCGGATCGACAGTTCCGACCCAGGTGAGTATGAGGGCGAGATTGAGCGGTATATCAAAGCTCTGGTTGAGGCACGGTTGAACCACCCGACACTCGATGCCGTGCGGATTGAGGAACTCGAGGTGCTCCCCGGACGCCGCAACCTCATGGTCACCGTGCCCGGTTTGAGCGACGAGCCACGGCTCGTCTACATCTGCCACATGGATACCGTCACCTTGGGCGACGGCTGGGACGCAGGCATTCCCCCGCTCGGAGCAATCGTGCGTGACGATAAACTCTATGGCCGCGGCGCCTGCGATATGAAGGGTGGCCTGGCCTGCGCCATTGCCGCACTGGTCCATACGCTCGAGCGCGTGGCGGCGGATGGCGCGCTGCCCCGCCGCGGCTTTTCGCTCATCTGCTCGGTCGACGAGGAAGACTTTATGCGCGGCTCCGAGGCGGCCATCGACGCCGGCTGGGTCGGCTCGCGCGAATGGGTACTGGACACCGAGCCCACCGATGGACAGATCCAGGTGGCGCACAAGGGGCGTACGTGGTTCGAGATTGAAATGGCTGGCGTGACGGCGCATGCGAGCCAGCCGTGGAAGGGCGCGGATGCCGTCGCCGCCATGGCCGAGGTCGTGTGTTCGCTCCGTCGCGCGTTTGTGGCGCTGCCCGCGCACGATGAGCTGGGGTCTTCGACCATCACGTTTGGCCAAATCGAGGGCGGCTATCGCCCCTATGTCGTGCCCGACCACGCCAAGGTCTGGGTCGATATGCGCCTGACTCCGCCGACTGATACGGCCGTCGCGAAGCGCATGGTAGAGCAGGCCATCGCCAGCGCCGAAGCCGCCGTTCCCGGTTGCCACGGCAGCTACGTCGTGACGGGCGACCGCCCCGCCATCGAGCGCGACCCAAACTCTCCCCTTCTAGCAGTGCTCAAGCGTGCCGCCGATGACGTGACGGGCGCGGACACGACCGTCGGCTTCTTTACCGGCTACACCGACACCGCCGTCATTGCCGGCAAGACAGGTAACCGCAATTGCATGAGCTACGGTCCCGGGTCGCTCGCGCTCGCGCACAAGCCCAACGAATATGTGCCCCACGCCGATATCGTTCGTTGTCAGCAGGTGCTAATCGCGCTCGCCGACAACATGCTCTGGGGCGCGGATAGCCAAGTTGGGGCATAATAAGCCGCGAACAAACCGACTCGCGCGTTAGGACCGCCCATGAAAGCTCTTCCGTTTCCCTGCATCCGCCCGGCTCAGGACCGCATACTCGAAGCGCTGCCTGCAATGGGCAGCATCCTGAGCGGCAACGATGCTCTGCGCGGAGCCATTGCCGATGGCCTGATGCTCAAGGACCCGGGTGCGGCGTATTACGTGTACGAATGCTCGGGCGAGCCGGGATGCGTGACGGGTGTCGTGGCGATTTGCCCGGTTAACGTGCTGACGGGTAGCGACGAGGCTGCCGCCGAGAGCGTCGACGCACTCGCCGCCGCGCGCGCGATCGCCGAGCTCAAGGTGCAGCCGCGCCCCGTGTCGCTCTCCTACGAGGCGTCGCCCGTCATGGATATCATCTTGGGCGCCGCCAAAGAGGGCGCGTCTCTCTACGCCGTCACCGACCCCGCGGGCATTACGCACCGCGCGTGGGAGGTCAAGCGCGAGGACGCCGTCGGGGCCATCCGCGCTATGCTCGACCAAGCACCGGAGCCGGCGCTGACCGACGACCCCGCCTACGCCGCCGCTCTGACCGGGGCGTCGCAGCTGCTGGCCGATGAGGCCCGTGCCGCCGGAACGTACACCGGCAAGGAGCCGTTCAACTTTACCGTTGCCGTGCTCTTCCCCGCCGCGCAGGTCAGCGGCGCCGCGCCGCAAGTTCCGACAGGTCTGCTCACGCACCAGGTCGCGCGGTTCTAGCAAGACCAGACCG